>Ga0180219_1000009_pt1:0-45000 | contig 469343 bp, 450 predicted proteins | sample eDN3rd30CBELigMG_FD_151338 | JGI IMG/M metagenome (GOLD analysis project Ga0180219, IMG submission 151338) | Enriched Miracle-Growth compost microbial communities from Emeryville, California, USA - eDNA 3rd pass 30_C BE-Lig MG (version 2)... ... | reverse complement strand
TGTAATTCGGCGCGGATCCTGGTGGTCGAACCAGCGGATGTTCCACGACACGATATCGAGGAACCGGTCGGTGCCGCGCAGCGCCGCGGGTACCAGATTCTTGCCGTCAAGGAAGCGGCTGATTGTGTCGGGTACATGGTTGCGGTCGAAGAATTTGAGCTTCGGTGTAGTCTTACTGCCAATTGTACTTTTTGGCGTGTTTTTGGGCGTCTTTGTCGCCCCGGATTTGACCTTCTTCGTTTTAACCGCCATCGGTTTCCCTCATTCGGCCCCGTAGAAGAGGTACGTTAGGTAGCCTTGGCGACGGTTTGATGTACGCAAAGCGACTCGCATTGCGGCGGCTCACGGCGGCGTGAGCAAAACAATCTTGAATGGGTAGCTTCGAGTGTGACTCCCAGATCACATACGCAGAATCCACGAGTCCGATGGGATTACGACCGAATAGTCGCTGAAGCTGTGACCATATAGTGTCATGGCCATGGCAATGATCTTGAAATTCCCGGCCGGTCCCATGGAACGCACCAACGCCCGCACCTTCATTCTACCGGACGACGAAAATGTGGCGATCAATTTCGCGCATGTACTGCGCCGCCTCGAAGAGATCATCCGCGACAAGCAGATCGCAGCTCTGAACCCGGCGAATGTGATCGTACTCGACGAGTACAGAGGGGCGTACGCACCATAACTCCCGCTACGGGAGAGCTGAGTTACTAATCTTGGGGAAAAGGCCCGGGTGCTCCTCCGCCCGGGCCTTTTTATTTTCTTTAGTCGAAATTCGGGAATTGGGCTTGGCGGATTTCGCGATCGAGAATCCTGAAGAGCGATTTCAGATCGCGTTTGTCAGGCTCTCGCTGCGGCAACATCAATAGGAATTGTGCCTGCCGCACTTTATCGACCCTGATATGGAAATATCGCCAGAAGTGATGGCGGAACCCGAATCGCTTCCATTCATCAGCGGTATCATCGATCTTGAGTTCTTCGACGTCGCCATCGTCGTAAGTTGAGTACAGGAGAAAACCGCACTGTTTTCAGTTCACTGAAATCGTATGACATGTGCTCCCCGGACTACATCGTCAGATTGTGCGGCAAGTTTAACTTGACTCCGGAACGAAACAAGAACTATATATTAGCGTTACTCCAAATTGTGGCCGACGCCAACATTTCCGGGAAGATAACCTCGAAAGATGAGTCGGCCATGACATTGCCGTTCCACGTCATGGTTGCGTAACGGAACGCGGTCGTGCCCTCATAGGAACCGGAGCTGATTTCGGGGGGCAGACAATCCACGCCGGACAACACACCCGATCTTTTCAAACGGTGAGAGGCAATCATGGGTGACCTGGATTTCGAGAAGGTAGAACCCATCCTTCTCGCCATTAAGGAGATGACCTTTGACGGCCGGCCGGCGTTAGAGGCGATGCGCGACGATCCGATTGTTTTTGAAGCCGTGCGGCGGATTATGCGCGAAGAGGTCGAGAAGCTGCTCTACGATCCGACCGACGACGAGACCGCGCGACGTGGTAACCAACGGATGTTGGAAATCATGGAGGAGGTCCTCAGCATGTGGGGACCGAATCCTCCTTCGCGAAGCGAATAGCTTCGCGCTGCCTCCCAACTAGAAGCAGAGCTGCTGCGTACGGTGCTGCGGTGCCTTGGTATCGAGGCGCGAGATACGTGCGGTGTAGCAGTTCTTGCGGTGCGGGTTCTGCGCGATGAGCTTGACTGAGCCGTACCGTCCCGTCTTGTCGTTTTTCCAACGCACCGTCTCGCCAACGCCAAGCCCGGCCGCCGCGACGGCGGCGCGTGCGATCGCCGGCCCTTCGCCGGAATACATATTGGCGATGTCGGTGGTCAGGTTGAGCTTGCGGACCGGCAACTGGGTGAGCGGCACAGGCGGCAGCGGCGTGGTCGTGCTGACCGGGGAGACGCCATTTGCCGGTGTGCTCAGATCGGCCTCGTCGGGGGTTGATCCCGCCGGCACGACGCGCAATTGCGGAATCTCGATGGCACGCGAGGCCGTGTCGGCCGTGGATGCTCCGCGTTGGTCCGCCTGTACGCGGAAGACACCGTTGAGCTGCGCCACGATCAGGCCGACCAGGCCCAGGATGGACACCGCAAGCACCGCCATGTGGCGCTGCGGCGTGTGCCAACGTTCCTCCGCATTGGGCTTTGCATTGGTTCGGGCCGCCGCGCCGCGTTTGCCAAGGTTCAGGCCGTCAAGCAGCGGGCCCGGGTTGAAGCCGGGGAAATCGTCGTGGTGGACGTTGTCATTGCGGCGCCTGACGGCTTTGGTTTTTGCCACGGCCAAGTGGGGCGCTACGGTGGTTGCCACGGCGGTCGCCACAGTAGTTGCCATGGTGATTGTTTGGGGCTTGGCCGTATCCACAGGCGCCTGGGCGGCCGTCACCTTGGCGGCGGACTGGATCGTTGCCCGGGCAATGACCTGGGCAAGGCGGACCTGCTCGGCGCGCTCTTTCAGCATGCCGAAGATCGGATCCGAGCGGTACGACAATTCGTGGAGTAGGGCGCGCAGCCGGTTTTCGTCGTCCTTGGCTTGGGTGAGGTATCGCTCAAGATCGTCCAGCGTTGCGTCCTGGAGGGGACGGGACATGGTTCGGTATCCACCTTCTTGTGCTTGCGCGCGGGCCTAACCTGATTGGCCACGACAGCGGCCAGACGAGGAAATTAACGCCCAGGACGCCCGAAAGTTCCCGAGCAGGCCGTTCAAAAAGCGCGGTTTCGTTTGGCGGGACCGGCGCTTCACGTGCTGATGCGACGTGAAGACGCTTTGCCCCCTAGATGCGGAACTCGTCGCCCCGCTTGCGTCCCTGGTCGATGTTGACGAACAGTTCGTCCAGCGTGAGGCGGCGCGGGATGATGCCCTGTTCGTGGGAATAGCCGACCAGCGTTTCCAGCGTCTTGCGGTTCTGGTCGCTGAGCCCGTATTCCCACGGATCGGTGCCGAAGATCTCCTCCTGCTCCTCCCAATGTTCGCGGTAGAAGACGAGAGGCACGATGCGCGGGTTCTCCATGCGCTTCATGGCGACGGCCTTCGCCTTGTTGAAGGCGTGGTACATGTTGATCGGTACCCATGGATGCTTTTCGATCAGCTCCGGATCGATGCCCATCACATGCATGATCGGGAAGATGCCGGTCTTGCGGAAGAACGCCTTTTCCTCGGTGATGTAATCCGGAAACAGGCGCGCGACGCGCGGGTCCTTGGCCAGCATCGGCTTGATCAGGTCGGAATGGAGAACGGCGTCGAGCTCGCCTTCGGCCAGCATCTTCTCGACCGATTTCTCGTGCGGCAGCTTGGTGACGTTGAGGTCCTTCGGATATTCGAAGTCCACGTCCTCATCCAGTTCGGTGAACCACTGGATCGATTTGTGCGGCACGCCGTATTCGTGTTCCAGGATGCCGCGCAGCCAATGCACCGCGGTGACCAGGAAGGATTTGACGCCGATCTTTTTGCCGATCAGGTCGGTGGGCTTGGTGATGCCCTTCTGCGTATTGATGAAGGCGAAGCCGTGGCGGAAGCGGCGGTGCAGGAACACGGGGAGCGCCTGGAACGGCAGGTTCTGGCCGCGCGCGGCGATATAGGCCGACGACGAGACCTCGGCCATGGGGAATTCGCGGTTGCGCAGGAAGCGCCAGTGCCGGGTGGTCGAATCCATGTCCGTCAGCACGGTCAGCTCGATCCCGTCGGGCTCGACGGTGCCCTCCTTGAGCGCCCGCGTGATTTCGTAATCGCCGCAGGCCAGCGTGATCGGCAGCTTCTTGACCATGGTTCCTCCCCGGATCGGCCCGTTTGTCGTGGATGCTAGAATTCTATGGCCGGGCGATTCGCTCAATACCTCGCTTAAGGATCGGCCCAATTTACCTGGCCGGCCAATTGCTACCGGCTGGCCAGGGGTACCCGACCAGCCTGTCACCGCCCGCGCGGGCCTGCTAGAAATCGGACCATGAGCGGGCTTACTTCCTCCCTTAACCTCAGGCGTATCCGCGCCTTTATCGCGGTCGCCGAATTCAAGAGCGTCAGCGAGGCCGCGCGCCGGCTGAACATGACCCCGCCCGCCATCTCCAAGAGCCTGCGCGAGCTGGAGCAATCCCTGGATGCGGTGCTGTTGAGCCGCACGCAAAAGGGCATGTTCCTGACCGCCGCCGGCGAGGCGTTCTTCGTGCGCGCCAAGCTCGCCGTATCGGAGCTCGAGCAGGGCGCGGACGAGATCGCCATGCTCAAAGGCAATGCCGACAACCGCATCGTCATCGGTGCGCTGCCGAACGGCAGCCAGCCCATCGTTCCCATCGCGGTCGCCAATGTTTTGCGCAAACGCCCGACGATGCGCGTCGCCATCCGCGGCGGCAGTTACGATTTGCTCGAAACGGCCGTGCGCGCCGGCGAGCTGGATATGGTGGTCGGTGGCCTGCGCGAAGGCATGGAGCGCGAAGGATTGGTCACCGAGATCCTGTTCCACGACGAGCTTGCGATCATCGCGCGGCCCGATCATCCGCTGGTGAAGCGCCGCAAGATCCCGGTGAACCAACTGGCGGCGCAGCGGTGGCTGCTGCCCGATTTCGAAAGCGGCCTGCGTGAGCGTGTCGAGGCCGCGTTCGACCGCGCCAATCTGAAACACCCGATGGATTGGCTGGAAGTGACGCCCTTGAGCGCCATGCGCACCCTGGTGCGCGAGACCGATTATCTTGCGATCACCACGCGCATGCGGGTGCGCGACGAGTTGGATTTCGGCCTGCTGGCCGAACTGTCGGTCCGCCTGCCGGGCTTTGCCGAACCCATCGCGGTGGTCCACCGTCCGACGACATCGATGAGTCGGGACGGCATCCTGCTGCTCGACGAGGTCCGCCGCACCGCGGCGGAGTTTGCGCGCTGGACTGGGCCGGGCTAGAGCATTATGTGATCGGGCCGGGAAACCGGCCTTAACCATATGGTTAACGAGCCGACGAAGTTTCACTCGACCCACCCTGGGCCGGGTGCCAAATTCTGCTCCGTTTAATCGGGGCGCCCCGTGGGAATGGCTGAAAACGACCATGAGACCCATGCGGGGGAGCAGGAGGAAGAAAGCATCGTGAGCACTACGAAGTTTCAGGTCGTCATCGTCGGTGGCGGCCCGGTGGGTATGGGGCTTGCGGTCGATCTCGGCCTGCGCGGCATCACCGTGAAGGTCATCGAGCGCTACACGGAGATCCAGAACATCCCCAAGGGTCAGAACCTGATGCAGCGCACCCTGGAGCATTTCTACTTCTGGGGGATCGCGGACGAATTGCGCGCCGCGCGCGTCATGCCGAACAATTATCCGATCGGCGGCGTCACGGCCTACCACGACATGATGAACGAATATTGGGTGGCGCCCCCGGGCCGCGAACAGGTCCGCAAGTTCTTCTTCCAGGACAACGACCGGCTGCCCCAATACCAGATGGAGAAGGTGCTGCGCGCCCGCGCGGCCCAGTTGCCGAATGTCGAGCTGTTGTTGGGCTGGCAGGCCGAAAAGATCGAGCAGGATGCGAACGGCGTGCGCGTGACTATCGCCGAGCGTAACGGTTCCGGCAAAGAGGTGATCGAGGCCGAATACGTCGTGGGTTGCGACGGTGCACGCTCGGTCGTGCGCGACCAGGTCGGTATCGATAAGGGTGGCCGGGACCACGATCAGGCGATGGTGCTGGCCGTGTTCCGGTCCACGGAGCTGCACGAAGGCTTCAAGCGCTTCCCCGAGCGCACGACCTATCGCGCGATGCATCCGGACGCCAAGGGTTATTGGCAGTTCTTCGGGCGCATCGATGTGGGCGAGGGCTGGTTCTTCCATGCGCCTGTGCCGAAGGACACGACGCGTGACAATTTCGATTTCCACGGCCTGATCCAGAAGGTCGCGGGTTTCAAGTTCAAGGCCGAGTTCGACTATGTCGGCTTCTGGGACATGCGCATCGCGATCGCGGAGCAATATCAGGTCGGCCGCGTGTTCATCGCGGGCGATGCCGCGCACAGCCATCCGCCCTACGGCGGCTTCGGCGTGAACAACGGGCTGGAGGATGCGCGCAACCTCGGCTGGAAGATCGCGGCCACCCTGCAGGGCTGGGGCAGCGACAAGCTGCTTGCCTCCTACAGCGACGAGCGGCGCGCGATCTTCAAGGAGACCGGCGAGGACTTCATCGGCAAGGTGATCGAGAACGAACGCAAGTTCCTTGAGACCTACGATCCGAAGAAGGACAAGGCCGCCTTCGAGGAAGCGTGGAACAATCACGAGGAAAATATGGGCGGGCGGATCGGCCGTTATGAGCCGAACTTCGAAGGCTCGGCCGTCATCTGGGGCCCGGAGGGCGGCAAGAACACGGCGCACGGCCGCCACATGGTGAAGGCCCGCGCCGGCCATCACCTGACGCCGCGCCCGCTCAGCACCGGCAAGGACGTCTACGAGGAATTGGGCACGGGCTTCACGCTCATCGCGCTCGATTCCGACGATGCGACCCAAAGTGCGTTCGAGAGCGCGGCCAAGGCGCTCAAGGTGCCGTTCAAGGTGATCCGCGATTCCTACGCGGGCTCGCGCGAGGAATACGAAAGCAAGCTGATCCTCGTGCGCCCCGACCAATACGTGGTGTGGACCGGCAACGAAAAGCCGGCCGACGCGCAGGCCGTTCTCGCGAAGGCGATCGGGCGGTAACTTCCGCGATCTGATGAAGGGTGATGTCACCGGATGTCACCCTTTGTCACCTTTTTGCACATTTTCATTGGCGATTTGGCGGGATACCGCCGGTTTCACCGCTTCGCTTAACGCCGCAAGGTGTTCGGCTGCGCTTTCGTTGCCGCCGAACAAGGCGAGGAGCGGCGGAATTGACGGCGTGCGCCCTTTGAGGATACCGGCGACGCGCGCCTGCGCTTCGACGACACGCGCCGCCGCTTTATGGTCGCGATCCTCGTAAGCCTGAATAAAGACCGCTTCGAGCTTGCACAGCAGCACGGCTGCATCGAGCGAATATTCCCGCGCGATCTCGGCCCGCCGTTCGGCCAGACGTGCCTGGATGTCGGGCCGCTTCAGCAACCGCATCGCCTGCCACTTCGCGGTCCTATATGCGTAACCGGCAGTGCGTGCCGCGCGGGCGCCGGATGCAAAGACCGCATAATTGCGGCAAAAAAGCTCGTGTTTCGGGTTGGCTAGGTCGCTCATCGAAATAGCTCCAAATAAAGAATGGCGGTCAAAAACCGCAGAAATCCAAGATTCCAGGCCACTAAAACCTGCGCTGGAAATGTTCTCTATTTGTTCTATATTCAAAAAAATTCAACCTCGATCGTTGGCATTTTCAACAATTGTCCGTGCGACGCATGGATAGGAATAATAAGATCGAGACGGGGATATTGGGGGAAATCTATGACCAGAACGTGGGGGCCAGCGCTCCTTGCAGCGCTCGTATTGTCTAGCTGCGCAAATACCAATGACATCGCGATGCGTCTGGGCTCTCCAGATGCTCTAAAAACTGCCGCAGCGAGTCAGGCGAGTATGCCGGCGGAATTATCGACGGTCGAACGACGTGCATTGCAGTCGCGCCGCTTCGATACCGATGAAGAGGCCCGCGTGATGATCGCGGCCACACAGGTTCTACAAGACCTGGGTTATACAATCACAGAATCGTCATCTAATGCGGGCGTTCTCGTTGCGTCGAAACAACGAGATGCCACCGAGTCCGGGCAAGTAGCAGGCGCAGTTACTTTAACCATCGCCGCCGCCCTTCTCGGCGTACACGTTCAACCGACGTGGGATACAGAACAAACGATCTTTGTGACCCTGGTGACGACCCCAATCGAGAACGCGAAACAAGTTGAAGTTCGCGTCTCATTTGATCGTCGTATGACGAACAATTACGGGCAGCAGTGGCGTGCTGAAGTCCTAATGGAAGCCGGGATTTATCAGGAATTCTTCGACAAGCTGTCACAGTCCGTCTTCCTGGAGGCGCTCACGTCATGATCTCGCGCACCAACAGAATCATCATCGCGGCTACATTCGTTCTTTGCATCAGCGGCTGCCAGACAACGCAGCAACCCGAGACCATTATGAGTAAGAAGGGTGCCGTCGAATTACGGTCAATGCAAAGCCGCGCCTTCGAAACCAATGAAGGCTGGCGGGTTTATCGGGCGGTGATCAGTACCCTCCAAGACTTGGGTTACACGATCACCAAAGTCGAACCGAACACGAATACTGTAACGGCAGACAAACTGGCGATGCTGACGATGACAGCGACGGTCTACGCCAGAGGAGGGACGCGGACCATCGTCCGCTCCAATGCCGTCGTCAAGCAATCGCCCGCGTTACCCCAGGGATTTCAAGTTGACGCGCCTGAATTCTATCAGCAGCGCTTCTTCGAACCCCTTTCCAAAGCACTATTCCTTACGGCACTGGAAGTGTCAGACCCGGCAGATACCGAAGCGACGTCTTCGAATGTTGAGCCAAGCATCGATAAATCCGCGCCATAGATCAGAGGACAACATGGCAAAAACAAAATTCGCACTGACATTCGTACTTGTGGCAACCCTCTTAAACGGATGCCAGTCGGCTAGTCAGCATGCCGCCGATGTTCGCGCCGCGCAAAACAGCGGCGACCGAGTTACGGTTGGAACCGTACAACGCGAAATTAAGATCGGGATGACCAATGCGGAGGTTGTACAGGTGCTTGGTTCACCGAACATGGTGACCACAGACGAGCAGCGCCGCGAACAGTGGGTCTACGATAAGATTGCGACCGATACGGTCTACTCCGCCAGCTCCGGTGGAGTTAGCACTCTATTTCTAGGCGGAGCGCTTATCGGCGCTGGCTTGGCCGGGGGTGCCGGTGGCGCCGGATATAACAGCGCGGCCGGTGCGCGTAGTACATCGCAACGCACTCTGACGATCATTATCAAATATGATGAAAACCAGCGTGTTCGCGACTTTGCCTATCGTTCAAGCAGCTTCTAACCGAATGTTTCATCCGCCACGCATCGCTGTACTACTCATCGGTTCTGTGCTTTTGACGGCTTGTCAGACAACAAGCGTTGAAAGGCAGACCGCAGCGCTGTCCATGAGCGGATCGACGGTTGCTCAACGTCAAATCCAAAGCAAACGCTACGAGACGCAAGACGAAGAACTTGTTCTTCGTGCATGCGCTGGTGTGCTACAAGATCTTGGTTTTACGTTAGACGAGACCGCGCCTGACTCCGGCTTGCTCGTCGCATCCAAAGATCGAGATGCCGTTGAGGCAGGACAAGTGGCGGGCCAGTTGTTTCTTGTTGCTTTAGCCGCTGCTTTCGGGGCACAGCACGACGCTGTTTGGGAACGTAATCAAAAAATCCGGATTTCCATCTCGACAAGATCGGCTCCGGGAAGCACCGTCGTGCGATCGACATTCCAACGCATAATTTGGAACACGAAGAATCAGGTTTCGCGTATCGAATCGATCAACGACCCTCTTATCTATCAAGAGTTCTTCGACAAGCTCTCACAGGGTCTTTTCTTGGAGGCCCATGACGTCTGATGAGACATTCTAAAAAAACCATCTTCTTGATTAGCCTGCTGCTCGCCGCGTGTCAGACCGACTCTCGTCAACAGGTCCTTTATACGGATAAAAGCCAAGTCGAGTTGCGTGCCGTACAGACGCGAGCCTTTGACACCACGGATCAGAATCTGACCGTTAGAACTGTGATCGCAACCCTCCAAGATTTAGGATTCGTTGTCGATGAGGTTGATGATCGGCTCGGCACGATCAGTGGGACGAAACTTGACGGCTATACGATGCGTATGACCATAACGGTCCGACCGCGTAGGGCGCACCAAACAATCGTTCGCGCCAGCGCTCAATACAACATAACCGCTGTCTCCGACGCACAGCCTTATCAGCAATTCTTTGACGCGCTGTCTAAAGCGATGTTCTTAGAGGCCCATCAGGTGGATTAATGTCGGCGGCGAAGGGCTTCGCCTCCACTCCGTCGGCCCTGCGTGCTCCGCACGTTCAATAAAACAAAAAAGCCCGGGCGAGATGCCCGGGCCTTTGGTGCAATCGCTAGCTGCTATTTGAATCAGAACGTGTAGTTGAGACCCAGCAGGATGCTGTGGTTCTGATATTCGGATTCGATCGTTTCCGAACCGACGCTGAACTCGGTGTCGCTGGTGCCCAGGAAACGATAGGACAGGGTCACCGTCGACTGCGGCGAGACCTTGTAGCCGATGCCTGCGCCGAACTGATAGGCGAACACCGTGTCGGAGTCGTCGAGCGAGGTAGCGACCGTACCGACATGATTGATTTCCATGTTCACGTTCGCGAAGCCGATACCGCCACCCAAGAACGGCGTCCAATTGGTGCCCGTCGGAATGTCGTACCAAACATTCGCCATGCCGGTGAGCGCACTGACGTCGCCATCGAGCGACGCGGTCGCGAGACCCGAGAACGTGCCGACGCCCGCAAGGGTCAGGCTCGTGACGTTCAAGCTGTCGAGGTCGTTCGCACGATAACCGAGTTCGCCTTCGATGCGCACCGGGCCCCAGGTGGTGCCGATCGCGCCAGTCAGCGCATAGCCGTTATCGTGTTCGATGGAGCCCGAGCCACTGCCGCCCGTGAAGGTATCGGTCGCATCGGCGTCGTTCATGATCGACATGCCGCCATTAACCGAAACGTATACCTGCGCGTTGGCCTGGGCCGCACCCATCACCAAGACCGCCGCGGCGGCCGCCAAACCCAATTTCATGATGTTCCCCAATAGATGTTAAAGTCAACGATACGGCAGCAGCCTAACCGTGCGCCGCAGCGTCCTTCAACTGTGGTTACCCACCGCTAGGGGGATTTCTCGGCAGCGTTGCACTTGTGTCACAAGTTCAGACGGATGATTGAAAAGTTGGAGTGATGGCCTAGCCAAAAAAAAAGCCCAGGCGGTGTGTCTGGGCCTTTGGCTTATTCGATGGCTCTCTGATCAGAGCGCGTTATCACAGCGCATTACAGGGCCGGATGATCGTGCGCCACATGTGCGAGGTGGGTGTGTTGTCGTTGCCCAATCCTTCCTTCGGCTGCTTGAAGTGACGGCCGATGATGTCGTCGAACTGCTCGAGCGTGACGACGACATCGGGATCGAACGAGTACAGATCGTTCACGCAGATCATGCGCGCGGACATGTACCATTTGTGCGTCTTGGCGCGTTCGTATTCCGCCTGGATATAGGGGGCGGGAACGTAATCGGTGCCGAACATGCGGACGTAATTGTCCGGATAGGGATAACCGACGCTTTCGTCCGGATAGAAGCGCAGCGCCTGGTGATAGCGGATCGCCCAGCTCACTTCCTCGTCCACATAAGGTTCGAGGAGTTGCGCGCCCCAATAGCCGTGATCGGCGCGGATGAAGCCGCACACCGCGATATCGTGCAGCAGACAGCCCAGCACCATCTTTTCCGGCAGGCCGTTCTTCTGCGCGAGGTTGGCACTTTGCAGCAGATGCTGCGTCGGGCCGACCGCGAAGCGGTATTTGAAGAAATCCTGCAAGGTCGGCTTCTCCGGCATGGCCGGCAGACGCGGATCGTCGCCCATGAGGAGTTGTTTGCCGGTGCCTTGGCCGAAGCTCATGGTGCGCTGCCCGTCCGCCAACTGGAACAGGAGCGACTTGGTGACGATCTTGTCCTCCAGCTCCTTCATCTGCGCATGTTCGAGATCGTCGGCGCGTTGGGCCAAATTCTTTGCATCGTCGGGCATTGGGGGCTTCCCTGGATTCTTATAAGGTTGGGCAGATGCTAGGACCGGGGTGGGACGGTGTCAATTTGCGCCGGCCGCCCGCAGGATCGCCACGATGTCGCGGTGGTTGCGCCGTTCCGCATGGGCCAGCGGCCGCACGCCGTTGGAATCCGCGAGATTGACGTCGGCCTTCGCCGCCACCAGGAGACGCACGATCTCGGTATGAATCGGGCCACCGTCGCCCAGGATGATCGCCTCCAGCAGCGCGGTCCATCCCAGCCGGTTCACGTGGTTCACATCGATGGCGGTCGCGAGCAGCGCACGCACCACGTCCGGGTGGCCGTGATGGGCGGCTGGTATGAGGGCGGTGCCGCCGTAACGGTTGACGCTGCTGAGATCGGCGCCCGCGTTCAGCGTCATGCGCAGGATCTCGAGCCGGCCTTCCGCCGCGGCATAAAGATACGGGCTGTCGGAGATCGCATCTTTCGCATTCACGTCGGCACCGGCATCGATCAGGAGCCGCGCCATCCGGATGTCGTTGCGGTGCGTCGCGACCAGAAGGGCGGTGCGCCCCTGGGCATCGCGCGCATCGATCTCGGCGCCGCCGGCGATGAGCTTGCGCACCTGTTCGATGTCGCCGCCGGCCGCGGCGACGGGCAGGGTGTCAGGTGCTTGTGCCGAGAGCGAAGAAGGAGCCATCAGAACCGCCGCCAGGAAAAGGGCCAAGAAACGTGCCTGGAAACGTATATGTCGAACCATGATCTGCCGGTGCCGCGCCAATCGCGAACTGAGCTTACATCAAGGCAAGCGCGGTGTCGTGTTTGTCCGGGTGCCGCTCCGGTTCGTCATCCTGCAGCGGCAGATACAGATCGAAGCAGGTTCCCACATCGACCTCGCTGGTGACGTGGATCGCGCCGTCGAAGCGCTCGATGATGCCGTGAACCATCGACAGGCCGAGCCCGGTCCCTTCGCCGACCGGTTTGGTGGTGAAGAATGGATTGAAGATCTTGTCGAGCGTTTCCTTGTCCATGCCGCACCCGGTGTCGCGCACGCGCAGGCGCGCATAGGACGCGCCGAGCTTAAGGCCATGCAGGGTCGAGGCGAGGGCCGCATCGGCGGTTATGGCGGTGAGGCCGATCGTCATTTCACCGGCCTTGCCGTACATGGCGTGGGCTGCGTTGGAGCCGAGATTCAGGACGACCGAATGCAATTGCGCGCTGTCCGCGAGGACCGTGCCGACGGCGGGTTCGATTTCATTGATGATCGTGATGCTCGACGGCAGGATGTTGCGCACCAGGATCACCGCTTCGCTGACGCAATGCGAGATCGCGATGAGGGCGGGAGGGGCCTGGTCCTGGCGGCTGAAGGCCAGAATCTGGGCGACGATCCGGCGCGCCTTCTCGGCTGCCTCGATCACCGTGTCGAGATTTTCCTGGATCGGACTGTCGGACGGCAGATCCTCCTTGGTCAGCGCGGTCAATGCGATGATGGGAAGCAGCATGTTGTTGAAGTCGTGTGCGATGCCGCCCGCCAGATTGCCGAGCGCCTCCATCTTCTGCGACTGGAACAGTTGGGCTTCCGCCTGCTTGCGTGCGGTGATGTCCTGCAGATGGGACAGGATGTAGCTCAGTTTGCCGTCGTCATCGAATACGAGCGTACCCGATATCCAGACCCAGACCGGCACGCCGTCCTTGCGGATCATTTGGATGTCGTGGTTGACGCGGCCGGGCTTCGTCTTGCCGGACGCATCCTCGAGGATGGCTTGCGCCGTGGCGCGCTGGCTCGTTTCCACCATGTCGAGGGGGTGCATGTGGAGGATGTCATCCTCGGAATAACCGAGCAGATCGCGAAAGGCCCGGTTGGTCTGCAGGAACGCGCCGGCGGGCGAAAGGGCGCAGACCGCGACGGGCGCATGGTCGAACAGTTCGCGATATTGCCGCTCGTTACGAGCGAGCGAACGCAACGCCTGGTCGCGCTGATCCTCGGCCTGCTTGCGATCCGTGATATCCTGGAACTGGGTCAGCAGCTGGATGGGTTGGTCATCGCTGCCATCGTCCGCCGTCAGCCGCCCGGAACTGTGCACCCAGATTTCGCGGCCGTCCTTGCGGACCATGCGGTGTTCGGTGTCGGCGCGCTCAACCTCGCGATCCCAGATCCGCCGCACTACCGGGATGACGCTCGGATGTTCCGACATCGGGATGAAATCGCCGGCACGAAGCCCGATGACGTCCTCCATCGTGTATCCCAGCATTTCGGCGAATGCCTTGTTCGCTTCGATGATCTTGCGGTCGAAGCCGCTGCGGATCATCGCGATGGGCGCATCCTGGAACGTTTCGCGATAGCTGCGTTCGCGCTGGGCAAGCTGCTGTTCCGCTTGTTTGCGCTCGGTGATATCGACGACGATGATCTGGACGGCGATCTGGCCATCCCACTCCACGTGGGACGTCATCTTGCTGCACCAGAACACGCTGCCGTCCTTGCGGACACCTTCGATCTCGTATTCGTGGACCGACATATCGCCGCTGTAGCGCGAGGCGACGTGGCCTTGGATGCGCGCGCGTTCGTTCGGTGGATGGAGATCGGCCATCGAGACGAGATTCATCATCTCGTCGCGACTGTAGCCGAATATCTTGCAGAAGGCCGAGTTCACGAATTGGGTCTTGGCATTCGCGCGGACGATGATCCCTTGGAGCGACGATTCCACGATATTGCGGAAATGCAGCTCGGCGCGCCCGATGGCCTGGGTCAGGCTGCGGCGGATACGCGAAGTTTCGATTTCGCGCGCGATCACCGGCGCGAGCCGGGCGACGTCGGTCTTGCTGATGACGTCGCGCGCGCCGGCGATGAACAAGGCGGCGGCCTCGGCATCGCTGATCGCGCTGGCCAATACAATGATCGGTACGCCCGGATCGGCGGCCCGCACGATATCGAGAACCTTGCGGGCCTCGAAGGTCGTGGGCGAATGGGCGCATAGGATCAAGTCCCAGCGGCACGACGCCATGGCGGCCGGGACCTCGGTCACGGCGGCAATCGTCGTCACGTTGCCCGCCGTCCCGTGGGACGTCAGATGATCGACCAGACGGGCGGCGTCAGCGGCGACAGGGTCGCACAGCAAGATGTGAAGTGGTTCGCTCATGCCAGTATCCAGGCCGGCCTGAGTACGCAGGTCGTTGCGGAAAAATACCTCTTAGAACCCAGAAGACCGATAGTTGCCCGTACCCTAAGCAGATAAGTAACGCTACCTAGGATTTCCCATCTGGAGATTTTCCGTCCAGACGCTTCGGGGCCGTGGCAATAACCCCGTTTTCATGAAAAAGATGCGCCAACTCGAAGGCCGAATGGACCCCGAATTTGGCTAATATGCTGCTCCGGTGGGCATCGACCGTCCGGTTGCTGATATTGAGGTCCCGGCCGATTTCCTTGCTGGATATCCCGGTCACGATCAGCCGCGCGACCTGGCGCTGGCGCTCGGTCAGCGAGTCGAACAGGGCCGTAAAGGTTTCGCGCTGCTTATTGGTCAGCCACGCCTCGGAATGGCGCGCGAGGCAGGCATTGACCTCGTCAATGACGTGCTGGTGATTGAATGGCTTCTCGACGAAATGTACCGCCCCCTGCTTCATCGCCTGGATCACCGTCGGCACGTCGGCGTGGCCCGACATGAAGATGATGGGCAGATCGATCTTACGCGCGGCCAGCTCCTCCTGGAGCTGCAGCCCGCTTCGTCCCGGCATGCGGACGTCGAGGAGCAGGCACCCCGGTGCATCACCCCTGAAATTCGTGAGGAACGCGTCGGCATTCGCGTACGATCGGACCGTGTGACCGACCGACGATAGCAGCGCCGTCAAAAGTTCGCGGATTCCTTGCTCGTCATCGACGACATGAACGACCGGTTCTGCCACTTCGGTCATTGGAATGATCCTGTGATCCCCATAAACGAAGTTACATCCACCGCTTTACGCTCGAACCGTCAACATAATGGGCGAGGGGTAGCCCCGCATGATCCGGTGCAATATTGCAGGAACAACATGAAATAGGGAAGAGAATATCGTGGCTTGATGATCAATCGCCGATAGTACCGGCCCCGGACTGTGGCCGGTGCGGGGCCGGCCCCGTTCCCGGGGCCGGCACCTTGGGGACTATTTATTCGGCGGCTTTCGCCCGGCCCTTGGCGCGACCCTGGGCGTCGGCCTTGACGTCGAGCTTGAACAGCTTGATCGCGTTGCCGGCCAGGATGTCCTGCCTCTGCTTGTCGGTCAGCCAGCCGATATCGGTGATGGAGGGGGCCACGTCGTCGAGCGGGCGACCGGTCCTTGGATCGATGCGCGAACCGGTACCGGGGCATTCGGAGCCGAACAGGCACTGGTCCGGGCCGACGACCTTGATCAGGAATTCGACCGCTTCGGGGGAATAGAGCACCGTATCGTAATAGAGCTTCTTCATCTTTTCGGAGAAGAGGTGCTTCGGATCCTTGGCGCCCATGCGGATGGTGCCGGCTTGGAAGCGGCCCAGTTGGAACGGCATGGCGCCGCCGCCGTGGGACACGATGATCTTCAGCTTCGGGAAATCGTCGAACACCTTGGAATTCAGCAGACCATAGATGGCGGTCGTTTCTTCATTAATGAAGCGCAGCGTATAGGGCTCGCGATCGGCGCGCGATCCGGTGCCATGGATATGCGCCGGCACATCGAGCTCGCACAGCTTCTCGTACAACGGATACCAATATTTGTCGCCCAGGGCAGGCGGATGGCTACCGGTGTTCTCGTACGGGTCCGGATTGAGCAGGCAGCCTTTGAAGCCCAGTTCGTTAACGCAGCGTTCCAGTTCCTTGATCGCCAGGGTGACCGGTTCGCCCGCCGGCTGCGGCAGACCTGCGATGCCGAAGAAGCGGTCGGGGAACAACGCGGCCTGACGATGGATCAGATTGTTGTTCTCCTCGCAGAACCATTGGACGATCTTGGCCGGCTTCTCGGAATGCATCAGCTGATAGGGGCGCGGGCTTACCGCCTGCATGTCCGTGCCCAGCGAATCGATGTAGGGGATATGCGCCATGTGGCGCCCGTTGGGATCGCTCAAGGCGGCTTCGCGCAGTTGATCGTCCGTCACATGCACGCCGCCGCGGCCATGCGATCCGCGCGCCGACAGCAGCACCGATTTGTAGGCGTAAAGTTCCGCTGGGGCGCTGAGATGGGCATGTGCATCGATGATCATGTGCTGGGTTCCTCCATGATTGTTGGCGATCAGGATCACCCTAAAGATTTGTCGGATCAAGCATCGGGGATGATCCGGGTGGGCGATGCGGTGATCCTTGATCGCGGCAAGATTGTCTATCAGGCTACATCAGAACAATTGCGTGCGTCACGACGAGGCGGCCTTGGTACGTTTCTTGGACGTGTTTCTTGGGCACGTTTCCTGGGCACGTTTCCGGGCGTCGGCGCGGAGGATGAGGGGCATGGCATCTGACGTGGGTTCGAAAGCGTTCGACTACATCATCGTCGGCGGAGGATCGGCGGGCTGCGTGCTCGCCAACCGTCTGTCGGAAGATCCGAAAAACAGGGTCTGCCTGATCGAGGCGGGACCCAAGGACCGGCATCCCTTCATCCACATCCCGGCGGCGGTCGTGGGGCTGATCCGCCACAAGACGCTGAACTGGTGTTACAATACCGTGAAGCAAACACATTCATCCAACCGGTCCGTCTATATCCCGCGTGGGCGCACGTTGGGCGGATCGTCGGCGATCAACGGCATGATCTACATGCGCGGTCATCCGTTCGATTACGACGACTGGGCGGCGATGGGCAATCCCGGCTGGTCGTTCAAGGAAGTCCTGCCTTATTTCAGGAAATCCGAGAACAACGAAACCCATGGCGGCGACTTCCACGGCAAGGGTGGTTTGTTGAATGTCAGCGAGTTGGAGAAGCGTAACGAACTGACCGATGCGTATCTCGAGGCGACTGCTTCGCTGCAGTTGCCGCGCCGGGACGATTTCAATGCCGAGGACAATGAAGGCTTCGGTTATCGCCAGCTCACCATCAAGAAGGGCCGCCGCCACTCGACCGCGGTCGCTTTCCTGAAGCCTGCCTTGACGCGGCCGAACCTCACCGTGATCACCGATGCGCTGGTCAATCGTGTGTTGGTCGAGGGCAAACGCGCCGTCGGGATCGAGCTCAAGACGAATGGCGCGCTGCGCACGATCGCCTGCGCCAAGGAGGTGATCCTCACGTCGGGCGCCGTCGGATCGCCCATGATCCTGCTGCGTTCGGGCATCGGGCCGGCATCCGAGATCACCAGGCACGGCCTGGCGATGGTGCACGAATTGCCGGGCGTGGGGCGGAACTTCCACGATCACCAGGCCGTCTCCATCACCGTCTCGACGCCGACGACCGAGTCCTACGCCATCACGCTCAAGAAGCTGCCGTGGATCGGCTGGAACGTCCTGCGCTATGCCTTCACGCGGCGCGGCTTTCTCGCCGGCAACATGATCGAAGGCGGCGGCTTCACCAAAACCGATCCCCAGCTCGACCGCACCGACATGCAGTTTGGTTTCATGCCGGGCCTACGCAAGCCAAACGGCAGCTTCATCAACGCGGGTTATGGCTACACGCTCGCCGCCATGATGCTGCGCCCCAAAAGCCGGGGCACGGTCACGCTGTCCGGCCCGAGGCCCGAGGATGGTCCGCTGATCGATCCCAACTTCTTCGCCGAGCCCGAAGACCTGGAGGTCATGCTCAAGGGCGTGAAGACGGCGCGCCGCATGCTGGATGCGCCGGCCTTCGCCAAGTATCGCGGCGAGGAGATGAAGCCCGGCCGCGCGGTGCAGAGCGACGACGCGCTGCGCAAGTTCATCCGCGATACGGCCTCCACCGTTTATCACCCCGCCGGCACCTGCAAGATGGGCAGCGGGCCCGATGCCGTGGTCGATGCGCAGTTGCGTGTGCACGGGATCGAGGGTCTGCGCGTGGTCGATGCCTCGATCATGCCGGTCGTCATCGGCGGCAATACCAACGCGCCCACCATCATGATCGCGGAAAAAGGCGCGGACATGATCCTGGGCAGGCCGCCGCTTGCGCCCGCCAACGTGGCCTACGGGCGGCGCTGAACCTATTCTTGTTCCTTGTCACCGCAACGGTGCGGTGCGAGCATGGATGAATAAGGGCACCCACAAATGCTGTGAGGGCCGATTCCCGCGCACAGGGCGGGCCTGTCTTAAGCAATGAGACGAAGACATGGAGGCAAGCGATGTTTATGCGTAACTGCTGGTACGTCGCCGCACGCGATTGGGAAGTCACCCGCACGCCGTTTGCGCGCACGCTGCTGAACGAGCCGGTCGTGTTGTATCGGCGGGCGGATGGAAGCCCGGTCGCGATGGAGGACCGCTGCTGCCATCGTCATCTGCCATTGTCGCACGGCAAGCTGGAAGGCGATTCATTGCGCTGCGGCTATCACGGCCTGTTGTTCAACGATCAGGGTGTGTGCACCGAAATCCCCGGCCAGCCGCGCATCCCGGCGGGTGCGGTGGTCCAGACCTATCCTCTGGTCGAGAAATGGGGCTGGGTGTGGATCTGGATGGGCGAGGCTGCGAAGGCGGACGAAAGTCTTTTGCCCAAATGGTGGTTCTGCGAGCACGAGGGCTGGAAGCGCTCCAGCAGCCATTACCTCCATTTCGACTGTAATTACGAGCTGATCACGGACAATCTGCTGGACGTGACGCACCTCGCCTTCATCCATGCCAATTCGATCGGCAGCCCGGCGATCCTGGAATTCCCGGCCAAGACGGAGGTGAAGGGGCGCGAGGTCAATTTACAGCGTTGGATTCTCGATCGTCCGCCCCCGCCCATGTACAAGGCAGCCGGCAAATACGCAGGCAACGTGGATCGCGGTCAGATCGTCGATTTCGAGCCGCCGTGCCACACTGTCAATCATGCGATCTGCGTCGAGGCGGGACTTGGTGGGTTCGAGATGAAACCCGGCGCCAATACGCACAAGCTGCATGTCTGCGCGATCTCCGCGCCGACGCCGGCGACCGAGAAGTCGACACATTATTTCTTCTGCTTCTCGCGCTCCTTTGCGCTCGGTGACCCGAATGTCGATAAGGCGTTCAACGAGACCATGGTGAACGTCTTTCGCGAGGATAAGGATGTGATCGAGGCGCAGCAGCGCATGATGGACCTGAAGCCGGATGCGCCGCAGATCAATATCCTGGTCGATGCCGCACCGGTGGCGGCGCGCAGGATGTTGCGCGAACTCATCGGCACGGAAACCAGAACTTAAATCTGCGACGCAAGGTCGCTTTGCACAGCAAAGCTGGAAGATAGAAGAGATATGGCGATGATCGGCGCGTTCGTCCGGGTGAAGGTGAAACCCGAACACAAGAGGGAATTCGAGGAGTTCATGAAGATGCATGTTGCGGCCTGCAAGAAGCGCGAGCCGGGCATGCTGCAGTTCGAGATCGCCAACGACCCGAAGGATCCGAACCTTTATTATTTCTTCGAGAAATACGCCGACCATGCGGCGCATGAGGAGCACTACTGTTCGCCGACGCTTGCCATCCTCCGTGAGAAATTCCCGATCTGGAGTGAGGAGCGCGAGTTGCGCCTAGGTGATCTCTGGCCGGAAATCAAATAGCTGGCTTTACGGCCGAGATCGCGCTAATTGCATAGTTTTTAATCAATAATATATATTGATTAATATTTGTGCAGTATAAACTGCACATCAGGAAGGCTGCCCCAACCAAGCCTTTGATTTCATTGAATTCATGTCCCTGGCACAGGCCTTGCTATCTCCAGTGATAGTCATGGCGTGATTGTAGGACGTGACCTCACATGAAAAAAAAGCGCTTCCCTGAGACCCTGTCGCCCAAGGGCGCATCTCGCCGCCAAGCCTTGAAGAGCACCGCCGGCGTGGCTGCCGCTACGGCACTGCTTTCGGCTGCACGTGCCGCTTTTCCAGCCGGTGCGTTCGCGCAATCCAGGGGGCCGGAGACCACCAGGGCGACGCTCGGCTTCATCGCGTTGACGGACGCCAATCCATTGTTCGTCGCCAAGGAAAAGGGCCTGTTCGCCAAACATGGCGTTCCCGACGTCATGGTCACGAAGCAGGCATCGTGGGGTGCGACGCGCGACAACCTCGTGCTGGGCGGTGGGGCGGGCGGCATCGATGGCGCGCACATCCTGACGCCGATGCCTTATCTGATCACCAGCGGGCGCGTCACCCAGAACAACCAGCCGGTGCCTATGTATATCCTGGCCCGGCTCAACCTGAACGGCCAGTGCATTTCGGTCGCCAAGGAACATATGTCCACCGGCGCGCAGCTCGACTCATCGAAACTGAGGGATGTGTGGGCGAAGCTGGTCGCATCCGGCAAGGAGGTGAAGGTCGCCATGACCTTCCCGGGCGGCACGCACGATTTGTGGATCCGCTACTGGATGGCGGCCGGCGGCATCAATCCGGACAAGGACGTGCAGACCATCGTCGTACCGCCGCCGCAGATGGTGGCAAACATGAAGGTCGGCACGATGGAAGCCTTCTGCGTATGCGAGCCGTGGAACGATCAGCTCGTGCACCAGAACATTGGTTACACAGCGCTCACCACCGGCGAGTTGTGGAACGGTCATCCCGAAAAGAGCCTCGGCATGCGCGCAGACTTTGTCGACAAAAACCCGATGGCCGCCAAGGCGATCCTCATGGCCGTCATGGAGGCGCAACAGTGGTGTGAAGATCCGGCGAACGTTCGGGAGATGTGCACGATCGCCGCCAAGCGAAACTGGATGAATGCACCGGTGGCGGACATCATCGATCGCGCTAAGGGCAAGTTCGTTTATGGCGACGGCCGCGTGGTCGAAAAGCATCCGCAGATGATGAAATATTGGTCGGACTTCGCATCCTACCCGTTCCAGAGCCACGATTTGTGGTTCCTTACCGAGAATCAGCGCTGGGGGTATCAGCCGATGGAGCTCGATACCAAGGCGCTGATCGCCAAGGTGAACCGCGAGGATCTATGGAAGGAGGCGGCGAAGACGCTCGGCGTCGCGGCATCGGATATCCCGGTAGGCACGTCGCGCGGCAAGGAAGCCTTCTTCGACGGCAAGGTCTTCGATCCGGAAAACCCGAAGGCCTATCTCGACTCGCTCGCGATCAAGAAGATCGCTTAAGCACATGAACACGGTCGCCAAGATGGACGCCATGTCATCCTCCGATACCGTTTCCTCCGTGGAGAGCACGGCGACGGCTGCGGCCCAGGTGAAAACATCCGGGGGGATGCTTTCGGATCGGGTCACGGCCGTCACCGGCGCGCTCGGCCGGTTCGGGATTCGGCTGTTCCCGCTGGTCGTCACGCTCGCCGTTCTGCTCGGCGTCTGGCAGGTGCTGTGCTCCTCGCCGACGGCGACACTGCCGCCGCCCACCAAGGTGATCGCGGATACTTGGGGTCTGATCAGCGATCCATTCTACGATCGTGGCGCGCTGGATAAGGGCCTGTTCTGGCAGATCCTGGCCAGCGTCAAGCGCGTGGCGTTGGGCTTCTCGCTCTCAGCCGTGATCGGTATCGCGCTCGGTATCCTGATCGGTCAGAGCACGCTCGCCATGCGCGGACTCGATCCGATCTTCCAGGTTTTGCGCACCGTTCCGCCGCTTGCCTGGCTGCCGCTGTCGTTGGCAGCGTTCCGCCAAGCCGATCCATCGGCGATCTTCGTGATCTTCATCACCTCGATCTGGCCGATCATCATCAACACCAGCGTCGGTGTCAGGAATATCCCGCAGGATTACCGCAACGTCGCGGCCGTCATCCGGCTCAATCCGCTGGAATATTTCTGGAAGATCATGATGCCCGCGACCGTGCCGCATATCTTCACCGGCCTGCGCATCGGCATCGGCCTTTCCTGGCTCGCCATCATTGCGGCCGAGATGTTGATCGGCGGCGTCGGTATCGGCTTCTTCATCTGGGATGCGTGGAACAGCTCGCTGATCAGCGACATCATCATCGCGCTTATCTACGTCGGAATCGTGGGTTTCATCCTCGATCGGCTGATCACCGGCCTCGGCTATCTCGTATCGCGAGGGGCATCCCCACAATGAGCGCGTATCTCAGCATCGAAGACGTCCACATGCGCTTCACCGGAAAGAGCGGCACCTTCGTTGCCCTGCGCTCGATCAACCTGGCGATCGAGAAGGGCGAATATGTTGCGCTGATCGGTCATTCGGGATGCGGCAAATCGACGCTGCTCAACATCGTCGCAGGGCTGCTCATACCCACATCGGGCGGCGTCCTTCTGGAGAATATGCAGGTCAACGAGCCGGGCCCCGATCGTGCAGTCGTCTTCCAGAACCATTCGCTCCTGCCGTGGCTCACGGTCTACGAGAACGTGCGTCTCGGCGTGGACAAAGTGATGAGCGGCACCAAAAGCAAGGGCGAACGGCATGACTGGGTCATGAAGCAGCTCGAGTTGGTCCATATGGCGGAGGCGCAGAAGAAGCGTCCGGGCGAAATCTCGGGGGGCATGAAGCAGCGCGTCGGCATCGCCCGCGCGCTCGCCATGGAGCCGAAAGTGTTGTTGCTCGACGAGCCGTTCGGCGCGCTCGACGCATTGACCCGCGCGCATTTGCAGGATTCGGTGAGCGAGATCCATTCGGAACTCGGCAACACGATCATGATGATCACGCATGACGTGGACGAGGCTGTGTTGCTCGCCGACCGCATCGTCATGATGAGCAATGGTCCTGCCGCCACGATCGGCGAGGTGCTCGATGTCGATATCCCACGTCCGCGCGACCGGCTCGCGCTGGCCGACAATCCGGATTACGCCGCCTGCCGCGCTCACGTGCTCCGCTTTCTCTACGAACGCCAGCGAAAGGCGGCATAGGGAGATATCCGCCATGCACGACAGCTCCTCCGATCCGATCGTTGTCATTGGGAATGGGATGGCGGGCCTGCGCGTATTGCAGGAGCTGCGCGAGGCGGAAGGGGCTGCGCGCGGCAATCGCGTGCCCGTCGTCGCCATCGGCGCGGAGCCGATGGAGGCCTATAATCGCGTCCTGCTGTCGTCGCTGCTGTCGGGCGAGTCCGAATACAAGGATATCGCGCTCGTCAATCGTCGCTGGTACGACGATCAGGATATCGAACTTCAGATCGGCGTGCGCGTGCTGGAGATCGACCGCAAGCGCAAGCGGCTTCGGCTGTCCACCGGCCAGAGGATGCCCTACAGCAAGCTGATCCTGGCGACGGGTTCCGAACCCATCCGGCTCAAGATGCCGGGTTCCGACCTTCAAGGCGTGAAAACCTTCCGCGACCTGACCGACGTGAGCGATCTCAAGGCACAGGCCAAGACCGGCAAGCGCGCGGTCGTCATCGGCGGTGGTCTGTTGGGGCTCGAGGCCGCGCACGGGCTTGCACTGCTCGGCATGGACGTGACCGTGGTCCATCTCATGGATCGATTGATGGAACGCCAGCTCGATCCGGTTGCCTCCTATTTCCTGCTGCGCGAATTCCGCCGCCGCAACATCGACGTGCTGCTCAACAGCGAGACCGAGCGTGTGCTCGGCAAGGTCCGGGTCGAGGGCGTGGAATTCCGCGCCGGCGGCCGGATCGAGGCCGATGTCGTGATCATGGCGGTCGGCATCCGTCCCAATGCCGCGCTCGCGAAATCGGCGGGATTATCCATCGAACGTGGTGTGCTTGTTGATGACATGCTGCGCAGCTCCGATCCGGATATCTATGCCATCGGCGAATGCGCCGAACATCGCGGTCAGGTCTATGGCCTGGTGGCCCCCTTGTACGAGCAGGCCAAGGTCTGCGCGCGCGATGTACTGGGCTTGCAGAGTGCGCCTTATGTGGGCTCTGTCGTCTCCACCAGCCTCAAGGTCGGCGGCATGAACGTCTTTTCGGCAGGCGATTATCTCGGCCAGCCGGGGACTGAGGACATCACGCTCGCTGATCCCAGCTACCCCTTCTACAAGAAGCTCGTCCTGCACAAGGGCGTGGACGGCACGACCCGCCTCGTCGGCGCCGTGCTGTTCGGCGAGACAGGGGATGCGCCCTGGTATCTGCAACTCATCACCGAAAAGGCGCCGGTCGACGCGTTCCGGCGCGACATGATCTTCGCACGCGAACTGGCCCTCGAACTCGCTAGGCACGCCGCGTAAGGGCAAACCATGTCACAGACGCCTTTCAACGAAGAACAACAGAATTACTTGCAGGGGTTCATGAACGGCCTCAAGGCCGCCGGAGAGATGCAAGCCGGCGCTCAGCCGGGGATTCCGGCGATGCAGAGTGGTGCGCGCCCAGCGCTGGCTGTGTCTGGCACGTCCGCTCTTCCCGGCCCCGATGCCGTCCACCATGCCGCGCAGGATCGTTTCGTCGCCGCCGGCAAGAAGCTGGTGGCCGAGGAAATCGCCAAGCGCGAGGCCCATCCGTTCGACATCTATGACCGGATGAAGGCAGAGGCGAAGACGCAGCACTTTCCCAAGGGCGTCGATGTTTTCCGATGGAAATTCCACGGCCTATTTTACGTCGCCCCCGCGCAGGACTCGTTCATGTGTCGCCTGCGAATTCCCAACGGCACGCTGACCTGGACGCAGTTCGCCGGTATCGCGGATCTGGCTGAGCGGTACGGCGGCGGTTATGCCCATGTGACCACGCGCGCCAACATCCAGTTCCGCGAGATTGCCGCCGACAACGGCCTCGACGTGCTGGAAGGGCTCTGCGATCTCGGCCTGACCGCGCGCGGTTCGGGCGCGGACAATATCCGCAATATTACGGGCAGCCCGACGGCGGGCATCGATAGGGATGAATTGATCGACACGCGGCCGTTGGCGCGCGAGTTGCACTTCCACATCCTCAACAAACGCGAACTCTACGGTCTGCCGCGCAAGTTCAACGTCGCCTTCGACGGCGGTGGGTGCATCGCCGTTCTGGCGGAAACCAACGATATCGGTTTCCAGGCGGTGCGTGTGGGCGAGGGGGCCGGGCTGCCCGCCGGCGTCTATTTCCGTGTCGTGCTGGGCGGCATCACGGGGCATGGCGACATTGCGAAGGATTGTGGAATCGTGGTTGCGCCTGGGGATTGCCTCGCGGTGGCTGACGCCATCATCCACGTCTTCATCGAGAACGGCGATCGCACCAACCGCGCCAAGGCGCGGCTCAAATACGTGCTCGACGATTGGGGGCACGAGAAATATTGGGCTGCCGTCGAGCAGCGCCTGGGTCGACCGCTCGCGCGCATCGCGGCTTCCGCGTGTGAAGCTCGAGCGCCGTTGGTGCGCGATGCCCATATCGGCGTGCATGGGCAGGCGCAGCCGGGGCTGTCCTATATCGGCGTCGCCGTGCCGGTTGGCCGCCTGGAATGTGCGCAGATACGCGACCTCGCCGCCATCGCGCGCGATTGCGGCAGCGGCACCATCCGCCTCACCGTCTGGCAGAACCTGATCCTGTCGGATATTCCCGACGATAAGATCGAAGAAGCCAAGAAACGCATCAAGGCGGCGGGCCTGGATTGGAAAGCATCTCTCATCCGCGCCGGGTTGGTCGCCTGCACCGGCAATACCGGCTGCAAGTTCGCAGCCTCCGACACCAAGCGCCATGCGCTCGCCATTGCCGATCATGTGGAGGCGCATCTGGCGCTCGACACACCGGTCAATGTGCATCTCACCGGCTGCCATCATTCCTGCGCGCAGCATGCCATCGGCGATATCGGGCTGCTCGCCTGCAAGGTCGAGGACGGCGACGGCGAGGTCGAGGGTTACCACATCCTCGTCGGCGGCGGTTATGGCGAGCGGGCGAAGATCGGACGCGAGCTTTATCGCGACGTGAAAGCGGGAGATGCACCGGTGGTGGTCGAAGGAATCCTGCGGGTCTATATGACCCATCGCAAAAGTCGGGATGAGGATTTCGCCGCCTTTGTTGCCCGCCACGACGGCGCGGCATTGACCCGGCTTCTTAGCATCGAAGGGCTCGAAGCGAGCGGAGAGGCGGCATGAACGCGTTTGCGCCGCCCACCATTCCCGAAAACGCGCCGTTCTCGTCCGAGCAGCGCGCTTGGTTGAACGGCTTTCTCGCGGGCTTTCTCAATATCCGCGACTTGCGCGACCTCGATGCGGTGGCCCGCGAGATGGGCCTGATGGCCAGCATCGAGGCACGCGCGGAGACGCAGGCCCTCGACGTGCTCGAGGACGACGGCGCACCTTGGCACGATCCCGGCCTTGGCCTTGATGATCGCATGAAGCTCGCCGAAGGCCGCCCATTGCGCCGGCGCCTGATGGCCGCCATGGGGCAGCTCGATTGCGGCCAGTGCGGCTACGATTGCCACAACTACGCCGAAGCCCTGTTCAGCGGCACCGAAACCGCGCTCAATCTTTGTCAGCCTGGCGGCAGGCCGACCAGCCGGATGCTCAAGGCGTTGCTCGATGAAGTGACGGTCGATGCCGCGCCCGCGCCGGAGCCCGGTCTCACATCGCGCATCAAGACCTTTGTCGCTAAATTCGTGGGCGCCGTGCCGCTGAATGCGCCGGACTCCGACAAGGATGTCCGCCATGTCGAGATCGATTTGAGCGATTGCGGGCTTACCTACGAGGTGGGCGACAGCCTGGGGATCATGCCCGAGAACTGGCCCGATCTTGCGGATGCCGTGATGACGGCTTTGGGCGTAGCGCCTGATACGAGGCTTGCCGACGGGCGGGGCTTGCGCGACGCCTTGATTCGCGAAGTTTCGCTGGGTGCGCCGCCCGATGCACTGTTCGATCTTTTAGGTATCGCGCCGAACGAAGAGTTGGAAAATCTCGACGTGCTCGGCCTGCTGGAACGCTTCCCTGATAAAAAGCCTGCGCCGGATGCCTTCATTGCCGCGCTCGACAAACTGAACCCACGGCTTTATTCGATCTCGTCCTCGCCGAAGGAATCACCGGGCAAGGTCAACCTGACCGTGTCGGCGGTGCGTTATGCCATGGAAGGGCGTCTGCGCCGCGGGGTCGCATCCACCTTCCTCGCCGACCGGTTGGAGCCGGGTTCGGCGATCACTGTTTACGTGCAGAAGGCGCACAACTTCGCCCTGCCGGCGGACGATACCAAGCCGATCATCATGGTCGGCCCCGGCACCGGAATTGCGCCGTTCCGCGCCTTCCTGCAGGAACGCAAGGTGCGCGGCGCCAAAGGGGATTCCTGGTTGTTCTTCGGCGATCAGCACGAGGCGTCCGACTTCCTCTACCAGGACGAACTCAAGGCGCTGCTCGATCTCGGTGTGCTCACGCGCATGAACACGGCGTTCTCGCGCGACCAGGCCGAGAAGATCTACGTCCAGAATCGCATGGAGGAAGAGGGCGAGGCCTTGTGGCGCTGGCTGCAGAACGGTGCGTATTTCTATGTCTGCGGCGATGCGGGCCGCATGGCCACAGACGTCGATGTGGCGCTGCATCGCGTCATCGAGGTGCACGGCAGGATGAAGAAGGCCGAGGCCAAGGATTACGTCGCGGCCATGAAGAAGGACGGCCGGTATCAGCGCGATGTCTACTAACATGGTCACTCCGTTGCCGGTCAAAACGACGTGTCCCTATTGTGGAGTCGGATGCGGTGTCGTCGCCACGCGCTATGCGGACAATTCGGTGCGCGTCGAGGGCGACGGCGAGCATCCGTCCAATATGGGCCGGCTCTGTTCCAAGGGCAGCGCGCTGGCGACGACGTTGGGTGAGCATGATCGGCTGCTGTACCCGGAGATCGGCGGCAAGCGCGTATCGTGGGACGCAGCACTTGATGCGGTGGCGGAAGGCTTGCGTGGTATTCGCGATGCCTATGGGCCGGACAGCATCGCCTTCTATCTGTCGGGCCAGTTGCTGACCGAGGATTATTACGTTGCCAACAAGTTGATGAAGGGCTTCCTCGGCTCGGCCAATGTGGATACCAATTCCCGGCTGTGCATGGCCTCGTCGGTCGCGGGCCATAAGCGCGCGTTCGGCTCCGACACGGTGCCCGGCAATTACCAGGATCTGGACGAGGCGGACCTTATCATCCTGGTCGGATCGAATGCCGCCTGGTGCCATCCGATCCTGTTCCAGCGTATGATGGCGGCCAAGCGCACGCGCGGCACGCGCATCGTGACCATCGATCCGCGCGGCACGGCGAGCAGCGAGGAAGCCGACCTTCATCTTGGGCTGGCGCCGGGAACGGACACTATCCTGTTCAACGGTCTGCTGACTTACCTCGCGGTGCTTGGCGCGGTCGACCGCCAATTTATCGCAAACCATTGTTCGGGCTACGAGGCGGCGCTTGCCGCAGCACGCACCGATGCCGTTACCATCGCGGACGTGGCGCGCCGCACGCGGATCGATGCGCGCGACATCGAACGTTTCTACGCCTGGTTCGCGACAACCGAGCGGACGGTCACCTTCTATTCGCAAGGCATCAACCAATCGAGTTCCGGGACCGACAAAGTCAACGCGATCATCAATTGCCATCTCGCGACGGGGCGGATCGGGCGGCGCGGCATGGGGCCGTTTTCGCTGACCGGGCAACCCAACGCCATGGGCGGGCGCGAAGTCGGCGGGCTTGCCAACCAGCTCGCCGCGCATATGGGCTTCGATAATGCGTCGGTGGACCGGGTGCGACGGTTCTGGTCCGCGCCCGACATGGCGCGCCGCGACGGATTGAAGGCGCTCGATATGTTCGATGCGATGGTGGATGGCCGCATCCGCGCGATCTGGATCATGGCAACCAATCCGGTGGCGAGCCTGCCGAATTCGGCCAACGTGATCGCGGCGCTGGAAAAGTGCGAACTGGTCATCGTGTCCGATTGCTTCAGCAATGCAGCTTCACTGCGTTACGCCGACATCCGGCTGCCGGCCGCGGGCTGGGGCGAAAAGGACGGTACGGTCACCAATTCCGAACGCCGCATCAGCCGCCAGCGCGCCTTCCTGCCGCTGCCGGGAGAGGCGAAGCCGGACTGGTGGATCGTCAGCGAGGTCGCCCGCCGGCTCGGCTTTCACGATGCCTTTTCCTATGACGCGCCCATCGACATTTTCCGCGAACACGCGGCGCTCTCGGCTTATGAGAACGATGGCGCGCGCGACTTCGATATCGGTGAGCTGGCCGATATCGAGGTTGAGGACTACGACGCGCTCGCACCGGTCCAATGGCCGATGCCTAAAGGATCAGGTGAAGGAACGCCGCGCCTGTTCGGCCAAGGCGGCTTCTTCACTGCGGATGGGCGGGCGAATTTCGTTGCAGTGACCGAGCGCGATGCTTTCGCGTCGGCCGGCAGTTTCTATCCGCTGACGCTGAACACGGGACGTGTGCGCGATCAGTGGCATACCATGACACGAACGGGGCGCAGTCCGACGCTGTCGCAGCACACGCCCGAGCCGGTGGTGAAGCTCCATCCCGTGGATGCGCGCCGCTTCGGCATCGAGGACGGTGGTTTCGCCTCAGTGCGCACGCCGTGGGGCGAGGCTGAGTTCAAGGCCGAGGTGAGCGAGGAGCAGCGTATCGGTTCGGTTTTCGTGCCGATGCATTGGAATGCCGAGAACGTCTCAAGCGGTGGGGTTGCCGCGCTGGTCAATCCGGCCTGCGATCCGATTTCCGGCCAGCCCGCGCTGAAACACACGCCGGCGACGCTTCGGCCGAAATTCTATCGCTTTCGCGGTTTCTGCCTCAGTCGCCGCCGGCTGACCGTGCCGGCAGGACTCCATTGGTCGGTCACGCGGCAGGATCATTGTTACGCTTACCAGATCGCAGCCGACGGGCCGCCGAACGGCAATTGGCCGCTGTGGATCCGCTCGATCCTCAAATGCGAGCCGGATCAGTTGGTCACCATGGTGGACGTGCGCGCAGGGGTTTACCGTTACGCCGCGATCGACGCGGATCGTGTAGAGGCCTGCATTTTCCTGGATCGCGGCGGAGACAGCCCTTCGCTGCATTGGGTAAAGGGATTGTTCGCCTCGGAAACGCTGGATCGGCTGCCGCGCCGCATACTGATGGCGGGGCGCACAATCGACGGCATGGTCGATCCCGGGCGGATCGTTTGTGCGTGCTTCTCGGTCGGGATCAATGCCTTGATGGCGGCGATCTCGTCGCAGTCGCTGGTTAGCGTGGAACAGATTGGCGCCAGCCTAAAGGCCGGCACCAATTGCGGCTCCTGTCAGCCGGAGTTGCGCGAAATCCTCCGCCGGACCGATCCGCCGGATCTGATCGAGACGTAATCCGTAATCCGCAGTCGGCCTAGTGGGCGGCGGCGCGATGCTGATCGAGCGCGGTGTCGACGCCGTTCAACAGCGTACGGCGCAAATCGGGATAGGCGCCGAGCGCGATACCGAACGAGAACGCGCCGAGTGTCGCCGATTTCGGGTGTTCGTTGATCCAGCCCAGCGTGTGCTGCAGGCCCAACGCTTCCATCTGCTCCTTCGACGAAGCGCCGATGTCGGCCGTGGCGAGCGTATTTGCCGCGGGCAGTTCACCCAGGATCCAACGGCGTGTCGCGACGAGTGCAGTGATCGTCACCGCCATCGGGATCGCAAGCGCGGCGCCGCTTGTCGCGAACGCGGCGCCGGCCGAGCCCAAGGTGGGGGTGAGAGCCGAATAGAGAGCGACCAGTGCAAAGCCGATTGCCGCCAGCATGCCGGCGCACAGCGCCACGCCGCTGAGGACCATGAGGACGGCGCGAGTGACTGCAACTGCAATGAGGCTGGCAATCGATTGATGCATGGTTCGTCTTCCTCCCGAAATCAGTCCGACTAATTGCGCCAGTTATTCACGCCACTTATTCACGACTGAGCAGTTTGCCGATGAGCAACCCACCGCCGAAGGCGATCAGGACGCTGGTCAGCGGATTCTGGACGATGGTGTTTTCAGCCGACTCGATCCCATGGCGGGCGCGATCGGTCGCGGCGACTCCGGCCTGCTTGATTTTGGCGAAGCCTTCGCGCTGGCCGTTGTCGGCCATGCGGGTGACGGTTTTCATCAGCGTGGCCATGTCTTCGCGTAGTTGTTCGAAATCGGCCTGAAGGTCGTCCGCAGATTTGGTTACGCGGGTCATCTTGTTTTCCTTCCTACATAGGGGACGATGAGGCGGATAACGTCAGTTCGTTAAACCGAAGCGCGCCCCGCGAAGGGGCGCTGTGAGCGGGCATTCTCGCGGGGCCTCTTCGGCGTTTGGTCGTCAGGTCAAGGTATCGGTCCGCGTGCCCGCCACCCGAAGATGAGTGCAACCACGAACAGAACCAGGAAGATAAAGAACAGAATTTTCGCGATCTCGGTCGCCGCAACGGCAACGCCGGTAAATCCAAGGACGCCGGCAATGACCGCGATGACGAAAAATACGGCTGCCCAATACAACATGGCTTTTCCTTTCACGTTACGTTCGGTCGCGTTACGTCCGGCCACGTTTGGTCTGGCCTTGTCACAATAACCCGTCAGGATTGGACGTTGTTCCAGGCACGTTCGAGCTTCTTGCGGCTCTCCTCGAACGCGCTTTTGGCGTCTTCCCAACTCTCACGGCTGGCGGTCTTCAGCTTTGCCCAGCCCGCTTTGGTTTCGGCCCAGGCATTGTCGAGTTCGCGCTGAGCCGCCTGTTTCGCTTCGCTGCCGCGTTGCGCCGCCTTGGCGTTGAATGCATCGACCTTCTTGCCCCATTGCTCGAAGGTGCCTTCGTTCTGGTCGATGTAGGCGTCACGGTCGCTATCCTGCGTCACCTGTACCTGCGCCAGATTCGGCATCAGCGATTGCTGTGCCCGGGTCGGCGTGACGAACTGAATCAATACCAACCCGACAACGGCGGCGGTTGATGTCAGAACGACAGGATGGGTGCGATAGAGCGCCATGGCGGCCTCCTTACATCGTCTTCACGCAGTCGAACGTGATGGTCTTGCTGCCGTCGTTGTTGTTCTTCACCAAGGTCGAACGCGCCTGGGCGGAATAATTCATGCAGTAACGCGCCGCCATGTTGCTGGCTTCGACCAAGCCGCGATCGTCGCGGAAGCTGTAGCTGACCGCCGGCGGCGAGGCCGGGACCGCGGCACCTGTGGCGGTGGCGGGTTGCGACACGACAGCCGCCGACGAAGGCGCGACAAGCGCCGCCGTGCGCGGCTGGTCGCAGATGAAAGTCACGTTGCGGCCGCCCTCGGGGCGGTTAAAGAAGCTCTCGGTGCGCGGCCACGCATTGTGCTGTGCGCAATAGTCCTCGGCCTTGCGTGTCGCTTCGATCAGGCTGCGATCGTCGGTATAGGAAAAGGTAATGGTGGGCTTGGTCACCGACGTGACCTCGGGCTCCTTGTGGCTCGCACTGCCGCAGGCGGCAAGGGTCGCGGCGGAAACCAACAGCAGAACAGAATTGAATCCATTACGGACGGCGAATTTACTGATCTGGGCCATGACTGCTTTCCGTTCTGTAATAAAGCTGAACAATTATTGTTGAATTTAGAAGTAATCGTTTGCCGATTAACTTCTTGTCTCAGCTTTAACTATAAAACGGTTATAAGCGGGGCGTTGTGTCATTCCGGTGGCATAAAATCGACAAGTATTCGGCTGTATTTCTACAGTTTTCTTGCCGTTTTCAGGCTGCGGTCACAGTTCAGTGATAGCCGCTGCCCGCTTCGGTTTTGCCGCGGAAGACCCAATAGACATAAGCGGTGTAGGCGAGGATCAGGGGCAGCAGGGCGCCGCCGCCGACGAGAAGGAATTTGAGGGATTCTTCGGGTGCGGCTGCCTGCCAGATGTCGATCTGAGGCGGCACGATGTGGGGGAACAGACTGATGCCGAGACCCAGATAGGACAGCACGAACAGAACCAGCGAGAGCATGAAGGGAAGCTTTTCCCGTCCGGTCGTGATCGCCCGGTCGAGCCATAGCGTGACGAGTGCGACCAAAATGGGAACCGGCGACAGGTAGGCGATATTCGGCCAGCTGAACCAGCGCGCTGCGATGGTCGTGTTGAGCAGCGGCGTCCATAAACTGACGAGACCGACCGCGCCGACGACGATCCACAGCAGCGGGCGTGCGAGCCGGCGGCTGGAATCGTGCAACTCACCGCTCGTCTTCATCACCAGCCAAGTCGCGCCGAGCAACGCGTATCCTGCGATAAGGGCGATGCCGGTGAAGACACTGAACGGCGTCAGCCAATCGTACCATCCGCCGGCATAGGTCCGCCCCTCGATGGCGATGCCCTGGATGAAGGCACCGAGCACGATGCCTTGGCAGAAGGTCGCGAGGATCGAACCTGCGGCAAAGGCCCAATCCCAGAACGGCCGGTGCCGTTCGTCACGGAAGCGGAACTCGAAGGCGACGCCGCGGAAAACCAGCGCCAGCAGCATGAGGATCAGCGGCGCATAGAACGCCGTCATCAGGATCGAATAGGCGAGCGGGAAGACCGCCATCATGCCGCCGCCGCCCAGCACCAGCCAGGTTTCGTTGCCATCCCACACGGGGGCGATGCTGTTGAGCATGGTGCCGCGATGATCCTTGTCGCGGAGCGCCGGAAACAAGATGCCGATGCCAAGATCGAATCCGTCCATCACGACATACATGAACACGGCGAGTGCCAGGATGGCCGCCCAGATGAGCACGAGATCGAAGGCGGCGTCGCTCATGCCTCACCCCCGCTGAATGGGTTGGCCGGGATATTGGCGGCGCGCTGCGGCATGCGCGGAGCGACGCCCGCCGGGCCGGTCGCCATGAGTTTCAGGATGTAAGTGAAACCTGCGCCGAACACGACGATGTAGACGAGCAGGAAGGCGACGAAGGATGCCGCTACCGCCGGCGCATCGATGGGCGAACGGCCCTCTGCCGTGGTCATCAGTCCATAAACGAGCCAGGGCTGGCGGCCGACTTCGGTTGTGATCCAGCCGGCGATGAGGGCGATAAAGCCAGCCGGCGATATGATGAGCGCGATCGTGTGGAACCAGCGCGTCGACCACAGCCGCCCACCACGGCGCAGGATCAGGCCGAGCAGAGCATAACCGATCATGGCGAGACCGAGCCCGACCATGATGCGGAAGGTCCAGAAGATCAGTGGCGAATTTGGGCGTTCCTCCGGCGGCCAGGCTTTGAGGCCCTTTATTTCGCCGTCCCACTCGTGAGCCAGGACGAGGCTGCCGAGGCGCGGAATCTCCAGCAGCACGTGCGTCGTCTCCGCCGCCATGTCGGGCATGCCGAGCAGGATCAAGGGCGCGCCGCGTTGGGTTTCCCAATGGCCTTCCAGGGCGGCGATCTTGGCCGGCTGGTATTCCAGTGTATTGAGGCCGTGCAGATCGCCGGCGACGGCCTGGATCGGCGCGGTCGCCAGCACCATCCAGAGCGCCATGGACAGCATGATGCGCGCGCGCTCATCCGTGTGGTTGCGCAGCAGGTGATAGGCGCCGACCGCGCCGACAACCAAAGCCGTCGTCAGGTAGCAGGCCAGCACCATGTGGACGAAGCGGTAAGGGAAGGAGGGATTAAAGATGATGTCCCACCAATCGATCGGTACGAACTGCCCATCCACGATGGCGTGGCCCTGCGGCGTCTGCATCCAGCTGTTGGCTGCGAGAATCCAAAACGCGGAGATGTGCGTGCCCAGCGCGACCAGGAAGGTCGCGGCGAAATGCAACTTGCGGCCGACCCGGTTGACGCCGAACAACATGACGCCGAGGAAGCTTGCCTCGAGGAAGAAGGCGGTCAACACCTCGTAGCCCATCAGGGGGCCGATGACCGGTCCCGCGCTGTCCGAGAACGGCCCCCAATTGGTGCCGAACTGATAGCTCATGACGATACCGGACACGACGCCCATGCCGAACGACAGCGCGAAGATCCGGACCCAGAAGCGATAGAGCGCGCCATAGGACTCGCGTCCGGTGGCGAGCCAAAGGGCTTCGAGCACGGTCAGATAGCTGGCAAGTCCGATGGTGAGGGCGGGAAAAATGATGTGGAACGCCATCGTATAGGCGAACTGGATGCGCGACAGGACCACTGCATCGAATTCAGGCATGGCGGCCACTCCTCCATGCTTAGCCTAGTTCACCGGACGGGTGTGGAAAAGGTTTGTCGAGTGGGTCAGACTTGTGGCGATAACAAGGGAGGTTTGCATGCTACCCATGCCTATCGCCGATCTGGCCGAAATCTTGCGCCAGCTCGCCGAAAGCGGCGAACGCGTCCGCGTCTTGTGGCAGCAGCCCGATACGCTCGCTTTCATCGCGCGCGGCCGCGAATACCGCAGTGAATTCCATATCAACCCCAGTGACGAAGTGATGTACATGATCAAGGGGCAGATGAACCTGCATTACCGCACGCCGGAGGGGAAGGAGGACGTTGCGGTGTTGAAGGAAGGCTCCTCGATCTACACTGCGTCCGGTATCCCCCATTCGCCGCGTTTTCCGCCCGATGCCTTCCTGCTGGTGCTGGAGCGCAAGCGCCGCCCCGGCGAGGTGGACCGCTTCCAATGGTTTTGCCCGAAATGCGACACGCTTCTGCATGAAGAAGCATGTGTGGTTGCCGACTACGCGCTCGATCCGGTCTCCAAGGCCTACAAGACCTTTTTCGATTCCGAGGAATTCCGGACCTGCAAATCCTGCGGCACAGTGATGCCGCGCCCCTGACGATTTTTATGATTTTCCGACGATTTCCTGACTGCGAGCGCCAGACGGGAGCCAAAAGATGGGAGTAGGCATGCCGAAACAGTTCATCACCTCCGCCACCGCACCGACGACCGGTTTTACCAACGCGGCCACGGCGTCGCCGCTCGCCCAGGCGATCCGTTGGGGTGATACCCTGTTCGTATCGGGCCAGGGGCCGCTCGACCCCGCGACGCGTCAGGTCGTGTCCGAGGATATCCAGGAGCAGACGCGCCAGACGCTGAGGAACCTGGAAGGCATTTTGCAGGCGGCGGGCGCCACCTTCGCCAATGTCGTCAACATGCGCGTCTGCCTGCGCAACACGGCCGACTTCGCCAAGTTCAACGAGGCCTTCACCGAATTCATGAAGGGTGAAAAGGTGACGCGGACCTGCATCGGCGGCACGCCGCATCGCGCCGGGGTCAATGTCGAGATCGACTGTATCGCGATGTTCGACTGAACGCGGTCTTCACTTGTCGCTACATGCGCTGGAACCAGAGTGTCTGGCGCCAGTGATAGCCGATGTAGGTCACGACCGTGATACCGAAGATGGCATAGATTGTCGCGGTCGCAGGATATCCGATGCGTTCGATCATGAAGCCCGCGAGCAATAGGCCGAGCGGCAAACCGTAGACCACCAGCATACGGATGCCCATGACGCGGGCGCGGAAGCGCGCCTCGACGCCGCGCAACAACACGACCGAGAGCGAAACCATCCCCAAATTGTGGATGATGCCCATGAAGAACAGCACGATCATGCCTTCCAGCTTCGTCTCGGTGTGCGCGAAGATGATGATGACCGCATACCACAGAACGACATTGATCAGCATGAAGCGGGCCGACAGTTTTTCGTTGCGCCCGAATGTCATGAAGAGCGAGCCGATGAGCGCGCCGACGGCGAAGGACGAGACGAGATGGCCGAGGCCCGTGGCGTCGAGGTGATAGATATCCTTTGCCACATGCGGCATGAGCTGGTGCGACAGCGGGAAGGCGCTGAAATTGAGCAGGCAGGCCAGCAGCATCAGACCGGTGACCGACGGCGCCACCCAGGCGTAGGAAAGGCCGTCGCGCAGATCCTGCCATTGCTGGGCAATGAAGCCCCGCGTTTCAGTGGTGGATTTTGCCGGCGCATCGGTGACCGGCACGTGCGCGATGCCGAAGGTCAGCAGGAAACACGCGAAATAGCACAACACGATGCCGATATAGGCGGGACCTATGCCGAGCATGGCGAACAGGGTCGAACCCGCGAGTGAACCGAAGATGCGCGCGCTGTCCATGGTCATGCGCGCGAGGCCGAGCGCGCTGGTCAGCTTGTCCGCGCTCATGGTGTCGCCGATCAGCGCATTGCGCATGACCTGATCCGACGGCCGCACGAGGCCGATCAACAGCGCGATGATAAAGACATGAGACGGTCGCAGCAGATCCAGCAATGCCAGGGTCATGACCGTGGTGGCGAACAGCATCAGTAGCAGGCGCGTCAGGCATAACGTCTGCTTCCGTCCGATCCGGTCGCCGATCACGCCTGAGAAGGGGGCCAGGAGGGTGCCGACGAAGATCAGTGCGCCATAGATCGTGAGATAGGTGACCGATCCGGTCTCGGTCAGAATGAACCAGCCGAGGATCAAGTTCTCCATCTCGAACGCCCAGGAGACGAGCGTGTCCGATGGCCATTGGAAACGGAAGCTGCGCACCGAAAACGGCGCGAGCGGGCCGGTCCACCAAGATTGGCGCGGCGTCTCCGGATCGGTCATGACGGGAGAATTGGCTCGGTCCTTCACTATACAGTCAGGTTACAAGGCGTCGCAGCCACTGACCACCCTTCTGGCCATCCTTCCGGCCCCTTCCGACCAAGGCATTGCGGGTCCGATCAGCCCTGTTCCAGCCCCGTACGGCGCATGAACCACCAATAGAGCGCGACCAGCGGTACCATCATGGCCATGAGGATCAGGGTCAGTGCGGCGGCCGATCCGAAGCCGCCGGCGAACCAGGCGTTCCAGACGACGATCGGCAGGGTCACGTTGTCGTTGGTCGAGAGCACGACGGCGAGCGTCAGTTCGCGGTAGGTCAGGAGCGCCATCCACAGCCAGGCGTAGATCAAGGTCGGGCCGAGTAACGGCACGATGACTTTCCAGATGATAATGCCGGTGGATACGCCGCTCATGGTCGCGGCCTCTTCCAGTTCCCTGTGGATCTGCATGAAGGTCGCGTTGGTCATGCGGGTCGCATAGCTGAGGCGCGCTATGACGAAGACGAACAGCAGGATCCAGATCGTGCCGTGGATGGGCAGGAAGCTCTGCAGGATGAACACGGTGAACAGCATGGCCGCCAGACCGAAGACGATGTTGGGGATCGCATGCGGCAGGAAGGCGACGAAATCGAAGCTGGTCCGGCCCGGGATCTTCGAACGCAGCACCACCCAGGAGAAACAAATCGCGATCGCCAGCGTCAATGTCGGCGTCAGCACCATCAAAATGCCGGTATTGATGATGCCGTCGAAGGTCATGTCCCATTGGATGTTCTGGAATTGCCGGAGCGAGACCGTCTTGAGGGCCGCTGCCGAGGGATAGCGGAAATAGGGCAGCAGCGACGCCCAGACGATCACCAGCAGCGGCAGCAGCTTGCTGAGCACGAAGTAGGTCCCGAGGAAGGTCCAGGCGAGCCAGGTATAACGCCCGAGTGCCAGGATGCGCGGACGGTAACCTTTTCCGGTGACGACCTGATAGCGGTGCGCGTGGGCCTGCAGGCGGCTGTACCACCAGATCAGCATGCCCGAGACGAAGATGACGACCATCGACAGCGCGGACACCACGCCATAACGCGGCAGGCCTTCGGTCTGGGACAATTGCAGCAGCAGATAGGTCGAGAAGGTGTAAATCTTGTTCGACCAGCCGATGATCGCGGGCACGTCGAACGCCGCGAACCCGATGGTGAAGATATAGATGCCGGCGGCCAGTATGCCCGGCCAGGCGAGCGGCAGCGTCACCTTACGCAGCACGTTGAAGAAGCCGGCACCCGACATGTTCGCGGATTCTTCCAGCGCGGGGTCGAGGGCCCGCAGCACGGCGGCGGTCATGATGAAGGCGAGCGGTGCTAGGCTGAGGCCCATCACCCAGCCCATGCCCGCGATGGAAGCGATGTTGAACGGCGCATCGGACAGGCTGAACAGATCCATCAACATCCGGTTGATGATGCCGATACGTGGATGGAGCATGAACAGCCAGCCCATCGCCGCGGCGAAGCCGGGCATCAGGAGCCCGATGGTCATCAGGGTCAACACGATGGGCTTGCCGGGCAGGTCGGTGCGTTCTACCAGCCAGGCCGTCGGCACGCCGAAGCAGAGCGCCACTGCCAGCGAGATCAGTGAGAATTGCAGTGTGTTCCACAGGACGTGAAGGGTGAACGGATCGCCGAAGACTTCGGCATAATGCAGCAGCGAATAGGCGGAGACCGGTTCGATCGGATGAGCCTCGCGCAGGCTCAGCCACAACATGAACAGCGGCAGCATGATAACGATGACGCTGATGCAGGCGACGACGGCAAGCATGACGCATGCCCACCGATCCACCCGCGGAAGGGAAAACGAAAAGACGCTGCGCTTTACGGCCAATGTGGTCACGACACGATCCAGGAAAGGAGGCCGCCCCGCCTGGCGGGGCGGCGGGATGATCTAGGGAAGATCGACACGATGGTTGCCCATAGCCGTCAATCCAGGGCGGCTATGCGGCTATTTGCCGCTGGCCCGAAAGATCTTCACGACCTCGCGCTGGGCGGCGTTGCCCGGCTCGTTGGTTTCCTGCCACGCGATGTCGGCGTCCTTGAAGGTGAAGCCGAACTTCTTCTCCACCGCCTGGATGGCGGTGCGCTGGCGGGATTCCGGATAGAGGTGGAGATCGTTCTGGTGCAACTCCCACATATCGGCCTGACCCTGCGGGCTGTGCAGATAGGTGATGAACAGCTTCGCCGCGTTCGGGTTCGGGGCGTTCTTCGGCACCGCGTTGTAGAAGTAGCTGATCAGCGGAACATCCGGGGCGAGAACCCTGCGGACTGGCGCGCCCTGAAGGCCTGCCTTGACCATGCTGCCGCCGCCGCAATCGGTGACGAAGGCCAGGAATTCGCCGGACGCGATGCGTTCGGCTTCCGGGCAGAGCATGAAGCCGCCGACCTGCTGGGCGAACTGCTTGGCAAATTCGATCGTTTTTTCGGGTCCCCAGGCTTCCTTGGCGGCGAGCTGCTCGAACCCGGCGCCGAAGGCCGTGGTCGCGATCTTGCCCTTGAACTCAGGCTTGAGGAAATCGGTCACCCGTTCCGGCTTCGATTTCACGAGGTCGGTGTTGTAGGAGAAACCGAGTGTGGCCGAGTAGACCTTCAGGTAGGTGTCCTTTTCGACGATCCGGTCCGTCAGGCGCTCCGGATCGTACGATTCCCACGGTGCCGTCTGGAACAGGTTGAACTTCAGGAACGCGGCCATATTGCGCGAGAATCCGAAGTAAACGTCGGTCGGCGCCGGCAGATTGTTCTTCAGTGAAACGGCGATCTCGTTGCCGATTTCCGGCATCGAGCCGCCGGGCGCCCAGACCACCTTTATATGGGTGCCGTAGGCCTTGTTCACGTTGTCGGTATAGATCTTGATGCCGCGTCCGCCGTCGAAGAAATTGCTGCTGTATTTGATGATGACCTCGCCTTCCTTGTCGGCGGCGGCGGCAAGCTCCTTCAGTGCCGGCGTCATCTTCGCGGTCTGTGCTTGGCTCGTGCCGGCGACGGCGAAGATCGCGAGGGCGGATGTGAGGGTGGCAAAAAGAATCGTCTGTTTACGCATGGTAGCTCCCTGTTCGCTTGAGATCTTGCGGCGATCCCGGATCGGCCGGAACCGCCGCAGCCCCGTTTCTTGAGTATTGTCGCGGGTAATGCTCGCGTTTAGTCCATGTCGTTCGTGGCCGGCTATTCTGCAGCCACTATTCGGCAGCTTGTCCGAAGCCGCCCGCATAGTCGGGTGAATCCCGGCGGTCCATCATCAGCGCCGACTTCTGGCGGAACTCGACGTTCTGCTTCGCCGGATCGCGAATGACGCCGAACGGATCCTTGCCCTCCTTAACGGCGGCGAGCGCTTCGCGCATCATCTTGCGCATCAGGATGATGCCGCCGTCGGACACGCCGAGATGTTCGTTCGGCCGGTCGGCGATCACGCCCTGCTGCTCGAGTGCCATGCGGTCGTGGTCGCTGACGTCGATGCCCCACCAATCCTCCTTCAGCTCCTTGTATTCGCCGAGCTTGTCGTGGCGTTCGGTGACCGAGAATGAACGCTTGTCGCTTGGGTAGAAGCGCACGAAGTACAGCTTGGTCAGCGTGTCGTCGACCGGAACGCGGTAGAGGACGGAGCGGACCTGTTCGCCGCCCGGCGTGACCGGGGAGACGCTGAAGCGATTGACGGTCGGGAAGGCGTAACATGAGACATGTTCGTCATCGTCGCTGGCTTGGCCGTCGATCAGCATGACGTTGTCGACGCCATAGGATTGCGGCTCCCAATGGTAGCTGACCTTCTTGCCGCCATAGGACGGATAGGCATAGCCGTGCAGCCAGGCGAGATGGCTGACATCGACGATGTTTTCCACGTGGTTGAACCAGTTGGCGTTCATGTGGCGGATCTGGATGCCTTTGACGCCGTCGTTCATGCGCAGTACGTCGAACAGCGGCAGCAGTGGCGCTGGCAGCGGGCCCATATAGCCGAACACGAGGCCGCTATATTCCTGGACCGGATAGGACCTGAGCTTGATCTTGTCCTTGAAGCTGCTGCCTTCCGGCTCGGCGGGCTGCGCCGTGCATTGGCCCGTCTCGTCATAGAGCCAGCCGTGATAGGGGCAACGGATGCTGTCGCCCTCGACACGGCCGTAATCGAGCGCGAGGCTGCGATGCGCGCAGCGAAGCTGCATCATCACGGCCTGTCCGCTGGCGCCGCGATAGAGCATCAGTTCCTCGCCCAGCACTTTGATGCGCCTGGGCTTGCTGGTGATCTGTTCGGAAACGCCCACGGGATGCCAATAGCGGCGAAGCAGTTCGCCCATCGGCGTGCCGGGGCCGACGCTGGTAAAGAGCTTGTTTTCTTCTGCACTGAGCATCGGTTACCTCATCCTGTTCGTTTCTTGATGCGTTACATGAGCGTTTGGCTACTCCGCTGCCGCGTTCCAGTTGACGAATGCGCGGTTGTAGTTCAGGTGATCCTGGCGCTGTTCCATCATGGATGACTTCTGCGGGAAGATGATCTTCTGCTTGGCCGGATCGCGGATGACGCAGTGCGGGTCCTTGCCTTGTGCGATCAATTCCAGGGATTCGCGCAGCATCTTGCGCTGCATGATGATCCCGCCGTCGGAAACGCCGAGGTGTTCGTTCGGGCGGTCTGCGATCGTGCCCTGCTGTTCGATGGCCATGCGGTCCTGATCGCCGACATCGATGCCCCACCAATCGTCGGCCAGTTGGCGATAGACGCCAAGCTGTTCGGTCTTGCGCTGGAAATTGATCGACTTCTTATCGCTCGCATAGAAGCGGAGATAGAACTGCATCGTCGAGGAATCGTCCATCGGCACGCGGAAGATCATCGACTTCACAAGCTCGCCGCCTTTGTCGGCCGGCGGTGCGGCGAAACGATTCACGTTGGGGAAGGCGTAGCAGGAGATGTGCGTGTCATCGATGCCCTCGATGTCCATCACATTGTCCATGCCGTAGTCTTTGCGATCCCAGTGATAGGTCACCTTCTTCGCGCCATAGGCGGGGAAGGTGTAGCCGTGCAGCCAGGCGAGGTGGCTGATGTCGACGATGTTCTCGATGCAGTTGAGCCAGTTGCAGTTGACGTTGCGCATGGCGACGCCCTTCGCACCATCCTCGTCCATCATGACGTCATAGATCGGCAGCAGCGGCGCGGGCAACGGGCCCATATAGGCGAAGACCAGGCCGCTATATTCCTGGACCGGATAGGTCTTGAGCTTCACCTTTTCCTTGAAGCCGCTGCCTTCGGGCTCGGCGGGCTGCGCCGTGCATTGGCCGGTCGCGTCATACAGCCAACCGTGATAGGGGCAGCGGATGCTGTCGCCCTCGACGCGGCCGTAATCCATGGCGAGGCTGCGGTGCGCGCAACGAAGCTGGGTCAGCACCGGTTTGCCGCTGGCGCCGCGATAGATCAGCAATTCTTCACCAAGAATCTTCAGGCGTGTCGGTTTGCTGGTGACGAACTCCGCGCACTGGACAGGGTGCCAATAGCGTCGAAGCATCTCGCCCATCGGCGTGCCGGGGCCGATGCTGGTAAAGAGTTTGTTGTCTTCTTGATTGAGCATTGGATGGCCTCCTTGTTCTTTGGCGAGCGTTATTCGGCGGCGGGCTTGTAGAAGCCTGCGGTATAGTTCACGGCGGTGTCATTCTGGCTTTGACGCATCATGTCCGACTTCTGCGGGAAATCGACCATCTGCTGCGCGGGATCGCGGACGACGCCGATCGGATCCTTGCCCGCGGCGACGGCGGCGAGCGCTTCGCGCATCATCTGGCGCATCAGGATGATGCCGCCGTCAGAGACGCCGAGATGCTCGTGGGGGCGATCCGCGATCGTGCCCTGCTGCTCGACCGCCATGCGGTCCTGATCGTTGACGTTGATGCCCCACCAATCCTTCTCGAGCGTGTCGTATTCGCCGAGGTTGGTTACGCGCCTGGAGGTGATGAACGTCTTCTTGGGATCGGGATAGCAGCGGAAGAAGTAGAGCAGGGTCTCATTGTCGTCGATCGGGACGCGATAGATCAGAGAGCGCACGATCTCTTTCGATCCGTTGACTGGCACGCCGGGGAAGCGGTTGATCGTCGGGAAGCCGTAGCACGAGGTGTGGGTGTCCTCGATGCCCTCGATGGTCATCACGTTGTCGATGCCGTAAGGCTTGCGGACCCAATGGTAGGTCACCTTCTTCCCGCCATAGGCAGGAAAGGTATAGCCGTGCAGCCAGGCAAGATGGCTGATATCGACGATGTTCTCGACGTGGTTGAACCAGTTGCAGTGCACGTTCTGCAACTGAATGGCGCGCATGCCGTCGAACATGCGCAGCACGTCGAAGAGCGGCAGCAACGGCGCGGGTTCGGGGCCCATATAGCCGAACACCAGGCCGCCATATTCCTGAATCTTGTAGCTCTTGAGCTTGATCTTCTCTTTAAAGGAGCTGCCTTCGGGTTCGGCCGGCTGAGCGAGACATTGTCCGGATTTGTCGTAGAGCCAGCCGTGATAGGGGCATCTCAGCGCGTCGCCTTCGACCCGTCCGTAATCAAGGGCAAGGCTTCGATGGGCGCAGCGCAGCTGCATGAGGACGGGCTCGCCGCCGGCACCACGATACAGAACCAACTCTTCGCCCAGCACCTTGAGCCGCTGCGGTTTGCTCGTGACATATTCCGAGCAACCAACAGGATGCCAATAGCGGCGCAGGAGTTCTCCCATCGGGGTTCCGGGGCCGACCTGGGTAAGGAGCGCATTGTCCTCTTGGCTGAGCATGTTGGCCTCTCCTGCCTTATGGCTGGTTTTTTTTTACGTTTTAAGGGTACGAGCCTAACATAGATACAATCTATATGTAATTGAGTTCATGAATCCGGCGGATTCCCTAGGCCTCCGCGCGCATTGCGAGGCAATGGCGTGCGGCGACATAGAGGTTGACGGAGGCACCGAGCGCGGGCGTGCGGTCGGGGTGGAGCTGCACCTTGAAGCTGTGTTGCCCGACCTTGACCGTGCAGTCGGTCATGTT